>OEPN01000016.1_pt1 | contig 1593 bp, 2 predicted proteins | sample 1539261 | NCBI WGS metagenome assembly OEPN01 (sample SAMN02393684, study PRJEB22366) | soil metagenome | biome: freshwater stream | place: Canada: Laurel Creek, Waterloo, ON | reverse complement strand
CAGGCCCGCGCGATCCCCTGCAGGTCGCGGCGAAAGTAGAGGAGCACGGCTGCGAGCGTGCCGAGCTGCGTGACGGCAGTGAAAGCCGCGCCCGGGTCCTCCCAGCCGGCAAACGCCGGCACGATCCGTAGATGGGCGGTGCTCGAGATCGGCAGGAACTCGGTGAGCCCCTGCACGATGTCAAGCACGACCGCCTCGAGCAGGCTCAGTTCGGTCGCTCCCGCCAGCCGCGTCCGAGCGCGAGCGAACGCTTGGCGAGCCAGTTCACGTGGGTCAGATCCAGCGTCGGCGTTTGAAGACGAGGAAGAGGCCGACGGAGACGAGCACCATCAGCGCGAGCGCGAAGGGGTAACCGAACGTCCAGCCGAGTTCGGGCATGTGCTCGAAGTTCATCCCGTAGGTCGTCCCGACCAGAGTTGGGGCGAAGAGGATCGCGGCCCAGGCGGAGATGCGCTTCACCTGCTCGTTCTGCGCATGGGACGCCTCGGTGAGGGCCTTCGTTTCGAGCGTCAGGTTGACGCTGAGGATGTTCTGAAGGAGCGCGCGGAACGCGTCTGCGTGCTCCTCGGCGCGGATGGCGTGGTCCTGGACGTCGCGCAGATACCGCCCCGCCTCGTCGTCGATTCCCGGCTCGTCGATCAGGCGCGCAAGGATGTCGTCCAGTGGCCCTGTCGCGCGCTGGAACTCGATCACCTCTCGTGCCAGCTCATAGATGCGACGGGAGACGGTCGGGCTGCCGCCGAAGACCTCATCCTCGATCTCGTCGATGTCGTTTTGCAGGCCGGCGACGACCGGTCATAGCTGTCGACGACGTGGTCGACGATCGCGTAGGCGATCGCCATCGGGCCACGCCGGAGCAGGTCCGAGCCGCTGCCGCACCGGCCCCAACTCCGGCGCTTCGCCGTGGCGGACGGTGATGACGAACTGCGGACCGACGAAGATCGCGACCTCGCCGAACAAGACTGTTTCCGTCTCGTCTTGGTAGCGGGCGGGCCGCAGGACGATGAAGAGCGTGTCCCCGTAGCGCTCGAGTTTCGGGCGCTGATGCGCCTTGACGGCGTCCTCGACCGCGAGCTCGTGCAGGTCGAACTCGCGCGCCACCGCAGCGAACTCCTCCTTGCTCGGCTCAAAGAGACCCAGCCAGGCGACCGCATCACCCGTCTTGCAGGCAGCACGGAGCTCGGCGAAGTCGTCGGGCTCCGCCGTACGACGGCCGTCGCGGTAGACGGCGCGGTCGACGATCATGCGAGCACGGTAGCTCCTCGGCTCGCCGCACTCCGCGGTAGCCTGAGCCAATCGGTCCCGCCGCGGCTGGCGGGGACGAAGGGAAGGTGAGCATTGGGCGCAGCTGCTCCTTGCGAGCTGTCTCCTAGTCCGCTCAGCGGCTAGTGTCACCCTCGCCCGGAGGCGCGCACGAATGAGGAAGGACGTCCGCGAGTTCATCCGCCGGCTCGAAGCGGCTGGCCTCACGGTCGAGTCGACACCCGGCCACTACCGCGTCCTGCGCGACGGCAGGCCGCTCCGGAAGGCCAACGGGATACCCTTCATGCTGCCTTTCTCGCCCGACACGATCCGCTGGCGCAGAGCGGCGAT
>OEPN01000014.1_pt1 | contig 1751 bp, 3 predicted proteins | sample 1539261 | NCBI WGS metagenome assembly OEPN01 (sample SAMN02393684, study PRJEB22366) | soil metagenome | biome: freshwater stream | place: Canada: Laurel Creek, Waterloo, ON | reverse complement strand
GAGGCTGCGGTGCGCCGCCCGCTGTCCCATCTATCGCTGAGGCGGCGTCCCCGAGGACGAGGGCGCCGACAGGATGGATTTCTCCAGCGAGCAAGGAGGTATGCGATGCAGGTAAACGCCGTCATGACCCGCGAGGTCGATCTCGTCGGTCCGAACACGCGCCTCAAGGACGCGGCCATGCGCATGCGCGACGATAACTGCGGGGCCCTGCCGGTCGGCGAGAACGATCGCCTGATCGGCATGGTCACCGATCGTGACATTGCCGTGCGCGGCGTGGCCGAGGGCAAGCCGGGCAGTAGCAAGGTCCGCGACGTCATGTCGGAGAAGATCTTCTACTGCTTCGACGACAACGACGTGGCGGAGGCCGCGCGCCTGATGTCCGAGCATCAGGTCCGTCGCCTGCCGGTGCTCAACCGCGACAAGCGCATGGTCGGCATCGTCGCCCTGGCCGATCTCACGCGCACCGATGGCGATGCCGCCGCCCAGGCCGTGCGCGGCATCTCCAGGGCCACGGACGTCTCGCGCCGATAGCCCCCGCCAGGGCCGCGAAGAGCCGATGGCCAGATGTCGCGCTTGACTTCTGCGAGTGAAGTTCTTATAATGTTCTGGTCAATGGGAGTTCGCTTCCTTCGGCTTGGTCTTGGACATCGTGGATAGGTTGAACCCGATGCTGTCGCCCTCCGGCAACGGCAGCCTATCGCCATGCGCCTCCGTCTTGACCCGTTTGCGTAAGGTTGTTCCCGAAATTCGAGCGGGGGACTCCACATCCATGAGAGACATCACTCTCCGCTTGGCATGGGGTCCATCGCTCAAAACTGGAATCGCAACGGGATCGCGTATCGCAGAGGAGTTGCCACCCCTCCCGTGTCACCCCGGCGAAAGCCGGGGCCCATATTCCAGATGCCGGTGTTTATGGACCCCGGCTTTCGCCGGGGTGACAGTAGAGAATGCCGCTTGGCATGGGGTCCATCGCTCAAAACCCTCCTTCGCGCGAAGCGCAACAGCACTTCTCTGTGTTCTCTGTGCTGAGCCCCTTCCTCCGCTGGGCATGGGCTCCATCGCTCGGATTTCGAGGCTTGCCGTACGGGCCTCCGCCCGCCCCTGCAAGCCCTCCAATCGGCGAGTTCTCCGCTGGGCATGGGGTTCATCGCTCGGTTTTGGATGAACCGCAAAGACGCGAAGGCGCAAAGAGACCGAGCATCCCCTCCTTCGCGTCTTTGCGTTCTTTGCGGTGAATCTCCTTCTGTCACAGAACGCCGCTGGGCATGGGGTCCACCGTTCATTCTTTGATCTCGCCGCGGCACGGAGCCCCCTCGCCGGTAACCTCCTCTTAACCTCCCGTTTTGTTCCCGTGTTCAAAACGCGAACATTTCGCTTGCAAACCGGAACAAAGCCTGTACAGTGTTCCTTCATTGCCCGCTCGCGTGGGTTGGACTAAAGAAGGGAGAGCGCCATGTCGCAGGCTAATTTGCGTCTCGTCGATAGGGATATGATGGATCGTAGCAAGGCTTTGGATGCCGCCCTCGTGCAGATCGAGCGCGCCTTCGGCAAGGGCTCGATCATGCGCCTGGGCCAGCGCGAGAAGGCGGTGGACGCCGAGGTGGTGTCGACCGGCTCGCTCGGCCTCGATATTGCCCTCGGCATCGGCGGCCTGCCGCGCGGCCGCATCGTCGAGATCTACGGGCCCGAAAGCTCGGGCAAGACCACGCTCGCCCTCCAGGTCGTGGCGGAGGCCCAGAAGCAGGGCGGCG
>OEPN01000009.1_pt1 | contig 1926 bp, 1 predicted proteins | sample 1539261 | NCBI WGS metagenome assembly OEPN01 (sample SAMN02393684, study PRJEB22366) | soil metagenome | biome: freshwater stream | place: Canada: Laurel Creek, Waterloo, ON | reverse complement strand
CCTCGACGACACCGTCGGCGAGGACCCCGAGGTCCTTCTCGAGCAGGGCGACATCGGCGGCGTCCTTGGCGACGTCGGTGGCGGTGTCGACGGAGATGCCGACGTCGGCGTCGTGCAGGGCGATCGCGTCGTTGATGCCGTCGCCGAGGAAGCCGATATCGCCGCCGAGCGCGCGCTGGGCGCGGATGATGCGCGACTTCTGCTCCGGGGTGACGCGCGCGAAGATCGTGGTGTGCGGTAGCGCCTCGGCCAGCTCGTCGTCGCTCAGCGCTTCGAGTTCCGTCCCGGTCAGCGTCCCGAGCGACTCCATGCCGAGGTCGGCGCAGACCTTCTCCGCGACGCGGCCGTTGTCGCCGGTCACGATCTTGACCGAGACACCGAGCTTCGCCAGCCGCTCGAGCGATCGCGCGGCGTCCTCCTTGGAAGGATCGGCGAAGCAGAGGAAGCCGCGCAGCTCGAGGTCGTGCTCCTCGGCCGGCGTCAGCGCAGTCAGTTCGAGAGCGGGCCGTGTGGCGACCGCAACCACGCGGCTGCCGCTGGCGAACAGCTGGTCGAGCACGACCTCTGCGCCCGCGGGGACGCGAGCGCAGCGCTCCAGGATCGCCTCCGGCGCCCCTTTGGCGACGAGCAGGCGTCCGGCCGGGCCGTCCGCGAGCGCCGAGCCGAGCTGCCGGTCATGGTCGAACGTTGCCTCCGCGACCCGCCGCCAGGCGTCGGCGCCTGCACTGCCGGCGTCCGGCGCCTGCCAAAGCGCACGGTCGAGCTCGTTGCCGCCGACGACCACTCCGTGCTCGAGCGCCGCCTCGTTTGCGACGAGCCCGAGCGTCAGCAGCTCGGCGCGGGCCGGCCGGCGGCATCGAGCGCCTGCTCGAACGAGATCCGCCCCTCGGTCAGGGTGCCGGTCTTGTCCGTGAACAGCACCTCGACGTTGCCGAGATCCTCGATCGCGACGAGCCGCTTCACGACCACCGATTGCTTCACCAGCCGGCGGGCGCCGGTTGCAAGGCTGACGGTGACGATCGCCGGCAGCAGCTGCGGCGTCATCCCGACAGCGATCGCGAGCGAGAAGAGCAGCGACTCGAGCAGTGAGCGGCCCAGGGCGGCGTTGAGTACGAAGATCGATGCCGTCAGCACCCCGCTGATGACGACGAGCATGCGCGCGTAATCCTGCAGGCCGCGCTGGAAGGCGGTCTGCTCGTGCCGCTCGCCGAGCAACGCGATGCCTCCGAAGGCGGTGCGCGGCCCCGACTGCACGACGACGCCGCGCCCCTCGCCGCCGGTGACGACCGTGCCCATGAACGCGCACGAGGGCAGGTCGAGCGGCGAGTCGCCGCGTCCCGGCGCGGCCGTCTTCGCAGCCGCCGCCGACTCGCCCGTCAAGACCGACTCGTCGCACTCGAGGCCATTCGCCTCGAGCAGCCTCAGGTCCGCGGGCACGATGTCTCCCACCCTGAGGCGCACGACGTCTCCGGGCACGAGCGCGACGACGTCGACCTGCCGCGCCTGGCCGTCGCGCTCGGCGAGGGCCGTGCGGCGGATCTGCGAGTGGAGCGCCTCGACCGCCTTCTCGGAGCGGTACTCGTTGACGAAGCCGAGCCCGACGCTCAAGGCGACGATCGTCAGGATGATCCCGGCCGGGGTCGTCTCGCCGACCGCGGCCGAGACGACCGCCGCCGAAACGAGGAGCACGAACAGGAAGCTGCGGAACTGGCGAGCAAGAACACCCCAGAAGCGGGTGCCATGGCTGCGCAAGACGTTCGGGCCGAACTCGTCCAGCCGCCGCCGCGCCTCCTCGCCGGTGAGCCCTTGCTCGCCGCTGCCGAGACGACTGAGCACCGTCTCCACTGGCGGATTGTCGCGCCGGCTACGCGATCAGACGCAGACAGTGGCGGGCTAGACGTCGATGCCGAGCTTGCGCAGCTCGAC
>OEPN01000002.1_pt1 | contig 36208 bp, 40 predicted proteins | sample 1539261 | NCBI WGS metagenome assembly OEPN01 (sample SAMN02393684, study PRJEB22366) | soil metagenome | biome: freshwater stream | place: Canada: Laurel Creek, Waterloo, ON | reverse complement strand
TTTTCCGCTGCATAACCCTGCTTCGGGGTCATTATAGCGATTTTTTCGGTATATCCATCCTTTTTCGCACGATATACAGGATTTTGCCAAAGGGTTCGTGTAGACTTTCCTTGGTGTATCCAACGGCGTCAGCCGGGCAGGATAGGTGAAGTAGGCCCACCCGCGAGCGGGTGTTCCTTCTTCACTGTCCCTTATTCGCACCTGGCGGTGCTCAACGGGAATCCTGCTCTGCGAGGCTGGCCGGCTACCGCCGGCGTAACAGATGAGGGCAAGCGGATGGCTGATGAAACCAAGCCAACCAGGAAGGGCAGCCCACCTATCAAGGTGTACTGCCTTCCAGACGAACGAAGAGCGATTGAGGAAAAGGCGGCGGCGGCCGGCATGAGCCTGTCGGCCTACCTGCTGGCCGTCGGCCAGGGCTACAAAATCACGGGCGTCGTGGACTATGAGCACGTCCGCGAGCTGGCCCGCATCAATGGCGACCTGGGCCGCCTGGGCGGCCTGCTGAAACTCTGGCTCACCGACGACCCGCGCACGGCGCGGTTCGGTGATGCCACGATCCTCGCCCTGCTGGCGAAGATCGAAGAGAAGCAGGACGAGCTTGGCAAGGTCATGATGGGCGTGGTCCGCCCGAGGGCAGAGCCATGACTTTTTTAGCCGCTAAAACGGCCGGGGGGTGCGCGTGATTGCCAAGCACGTCCCCATGCGCTCCATCAAGAAGAGCGACTTCGCGGAGCTGGTGAAGTACATCACCGACGAGCAAGGCAAGACCGAGCGCCCAATACGCAAACCGCCTCTCCCCGCGCGTTGGCCGATTCATTAATGCAGCTGGCACGACAGGTTTCCCGACTGGAAAGCGGGCAGTGAGCGCAACGCAATTAATGTGAGTTAGCTCACTCATTAGGCACCCCAGGCTTTACACTTTATGCTTCCGGCTCGTATGTTGTGTGGAATTGTGAGCGGATAACAATTTCACACAGGAAACAGCTATGACCATGATTACGCCAAGCTTGGCTGCAGGTCGACGGATCCAAAAATTATAACCACACAGAAGAGCGCCTGTCAAGAAAGCAATAAACCTTAGAGGTTATTGAAAATTTCTGCCATTAAAATTATGATGAACCCAATCGGTTAATAAAACGTGAGACAAGCGCCTATGAACACCCCCAAGACCCCTACTGAACGTGCGGGCAACACCCGTCCCCGGAAGTCCCCGGATGAGGGCCACCTTGGGCACCCCGAGCAGCCGCCTCACTCGGACCCCAACCGGGTCACGGTGACCCTGAATCGTGACCCTGTTTCCATTCGTCGGGGCCAGTACACGGGCGAGCAGCTAAAGGTCGCTTTGGGTGTGCCCGTGGACCACGAGCTCGATTTGGTCGTGAACGGCGAGTTCAAGCCTATTGCCAACGCCGACAAGTACCACGTTCGTGGCGGCGAGAACTTCGTCAGTCAGGTTGGCCAGGGCCAGTCCTCGTGACGGAGGACGAATCACAGCTGCTGGGCTTGCGGGCGATAAGCCCGCGGGCTGCCGTGCTCCAGGATGGCGCGGTGACGGGCGTGCTCCTTCCATCCGTTCCTATCCAGGGCCCATCCGGCATCGAGGTTATGGACGCTATGCTTTGCCCTCGTGGCCAGGGTGGGTACACAACCCGACTGCTGCTCGAGCGGCGCATTCCCGGAAAAGACGGCCTCAACTGGCAGCAGGTCATGGTGTTCGGGCGGACGTGGCATACGTGGAGCTGGCAGAACGTTCCAGCAGCACAGCCCTGGATCAAGATTTACGCCGAGCACGCGAGGGTTCTGCGGTGACGACGTATCTGAAGATCCCAGATCTGTTGCTGCAGGACATCCATCAGGACCTGTCTCGCACGCACGCTTTCGCTGCCGAGCGAGCCGGATTTCTGACCTGTGGGATAGCTCAGGGCGCCGCTGGGGAGCGTATTCTTTTGGGCCACCGTTGGCACAGCGTTGCAGACGAAGATTACTTGAATGACCCCCGAGTTGGGGCATCAATTGGCGCCGGTGCATTCCGAAGGATTCTGCAGTACGCCTACAGCAACGCCGTGAGCATCCTGCACGTCCATCGGCATGACCATCGCGGCACACCAAGATTCAGCCTGACCGACATGCGCAGCGCGAACGAGTATGTCCGGAGCTTCTTCAACGTCCAGCGCTCGCTGCCGCACGGGATTATGGTCTTGAGCTTTGACAGTGCCGCTGGGCAGCTGTGGGACTTCAACCAGCGAACATCCCGTCCGATCGATGTGTTTCAGGTGATCGGCCACCCGATTAGGAAATGGTTGTGACGATCAGTCACCGTTCCAAGCGACAGAGCTTCTTGGGCGAGAACAGTGATGAGGTATTGAGCGGCCTTTCGGTCGCCGTCATCGGAGCCAGCGGTGGCGGTTCCCACATTGCCCAGCAGTTGGCCCATGTGGGTTTTGGGAACGTTCACCTGATAGACCCCGACTTTGCTGAGGAGCACCACCGCCACCGCCTGATCGGGATAACCACGGCCGCGATCAAACATTCCTGGCCGAAGGTGAATGTCCTACGCAGGCTCATGCGTAGAGTTCACCCGGAGGGCCAAGTCACTACCCATGCGAAGCGCTGGCAGGAGGTTCACGAGGTTCTCCGCACACAAGACCTGGTCTTCACTTGTATTGACGGGTATCTGGCGCGCGAGAAGATCGAGCGCTACCTTCGCCGCTACCTTGTGCCGATGGTCGACATCGGTATGGATGTCGTTAAAGCATCAACGGGCTACCAGATCCGTGGCCAGATCATCCTTTCCATGCCAGGGCGCCATTGCATGCGCTGCTTCGGATTCATTCGCGACGAACTGCTGAATCAAGAAGCCGCACGGTACGGCGACTCAGGAGCGTTTCCGCAGGTCGTCTGGTCGAACGGCTTTCTTGCCTCGAACGCTGTGGGCATCGCGACTTCGCTCTTCTTGCCTTGGCAGGGCCAGCCTGAGCCGCCCTGTCCGTACTTGGTGTATGACGGGAACGCGTTCACGCTCACACCCAGCCCTAGGCTTATGTATCTGTCCGGGCTCCAATGCCAACACTTCGGGGCGACGGCGATTCCTGGGGACTTGACGGGATCGACTCCGTAGATTGCGCTCGCAGAGTTCGAGCGGAAGCAGTTGGACCGGGTCGGCCGCAAAGCGCGGGTCGATCTCTTGGCCTCTGACAAGGCCGTAAACACAGCGCTTTTTGGGTCGATCCTGCGGCCGGATCGAGGGCTGTGCGCCGTCCAGGTCGCAGGTCATGACGACGGACACTTTGGTCATCCCCCTCAGCTCGAAGGCCACGTGGAACCACGATCGAGGTATTCGTGCAGCTTGGCTGCCTGCTCGTTCGAAAGCTCCCACGACTGCGCGAGGCCAGCCACCAGGAACGGCCAGTAGAAGATGTCGTCACCATCGTCGAGGCTCATGGGCTGCTCGACCGAGCGCACATTGATGCGGGTATTGCGCCGGATCATCTTGATCAAAGCGCGATCGCCACGGGGATAGTCGTCGGTCCAGCCCGTTCCGCCCTGGTGCCAATCCGAACCGCCGCCGAAGAAGCCGCGCCCCCCGCCAGCGCTCGGATACATCAGGCGCCCGACGACGAGCTCGCCCGGCACCTTCCAGTCCTCGGGCAAGGGCGCCTCGGCATCTGACCCTTCGAAGCTGGGATATTCGCGGAACGGACGCGGCTCGTGGGAGAGCGGCACGGAACCGGAGGTGGCGCCGATCACGCCGAGCGCCCATGTCGAGAGCAGGCTGGCGGACCACCACCGGAAGGGGATGCGCATGGCCAAAAATGTCACGTTCCGCCAAAATAGCCTAGCGCCCGACGGTCGGGCTATTGTGTGAAGACCGAACGACCGGGACTTGCCATCGGGCTCTCAGTCCCCCACGGCTTGCCAGCGCCCATCGTGCAGTGCCCAATACTCCACGACCTCCCCGGATGAGTTCTCGAGACGGTAGACCACCCGCGCGCTGCGGCGGCTCGGATCGAAATCGATCGCTGCCACCGCATCGACGTCCGCACCGGCGATCCCGCGCTCGTACATTTGCTTTCGCCTTTCGAGTAACGCCGCGGCGAGCTCGTCGAGAGGTCTGGATGTCGTCCGGTTGGGCGGGGGGCTCGAAGGCTCCGACGGTTGCGTTGCGTGGGGCTCGACCTGATCCGGCAATGTGATGTCGGGCGCTGCCGCCTCGATCTTCACTGGGATCGACTGCAACTGGGCCTGTATGGGCGGGGGCGGGGAGCGGGCTGCCCGGGCGATCGCATCCGAATGGGACGGCCGATCTGCCCAGATCAGCGCGCCCACGACCAGCACTCCGGACATGCCGATGACCAAGCGCGTGACCCACGTCGTCGCCGGGGCTGGAGACGCGGCGCGCGAGCTAGTGCGTGCGCGATCCTCTCGATAGCCGCTTCCCCAGCGATGCTCCGCCCGGTTTGCGAGTGGGGAGGCAGCGGCGATGTCGCCCAGCGGCAAGGTCGCGTCGAGCAGGTCTTCCGAATCCAATGACGCGATGAAGGGGGTATGCCGAGGACTGGCCATGCACAGGAGCGTGAATCGCCAGCGCTGAACCGCTCCTGAACTTTGTCCTTGTTGCTGTCCGATGCGCCCATGCGCAACCTTGCACCGCCCTCAATGGCAGAATGGCGGTAACCCATGCGACAGGCACTGACGGTCCTCGAGGTGCAGGCGCGCCGGCGCGGACTCACCGACATTACGGCCAAGGTGCGCGAGTGGGTCGCGCGGCAGGACATCCGCTCGGGCCTGCTGACCGTCTACTGCCGCCATACGTCGGCGTCGCTGCTGATCCAGGAGAATGCCGCACCCGCTGCGCGACGCGATCTCGAGCGTTTCTTCGAGCGGCTGGCGCCGGAAGGCGAGGGCATCTACGAGCACGACGATGAAGGGCCCGATGACATGCCCGCCCATCTGAAGACCGCGCTGACCCAGGTGCAGGTCAGCGTTCCGTTGCTGGACGGCCAGCTGATGCTGGGTGCGTGGCAGGGCATCCATCTCTTCGAGCACCGCACTCGGCCGGGTATGCGCGAGATCGTGCTGCACTTGGCGGGTGAGTGATCCGCGCGGCTACTTCGTCTCCCGCAGCGACGGGAATGGCTTGCTGAGGAAGCGCGATCCTCGCAGCCCGAAGCGCCAGGGCGTCGCGACCGCCTTGGAGATGCCGATCCGGGGGCCCACCGCGACGACGGTTTTCACATCACCTGGCAGCAGCCGGAACGGCGGTCTGTCCAGTGGCTTGCCCAGCAACGCATCCGTCACCGCCAGCGCCTCGCACAAGCGGCCGGGCCCTGAGCAAAGCAGCTTCGTATCGCGGACACCCCGCCGGTCGATCATCTTCGCGATGCCACGCGTGGGCTCCAGGGCCCGGATCAGCACTCCCGCCCCGTGCCCCTCCTCGCGGCACACGAAGTTCAGGCACCAATGCAGGCCGTAGGAGCGGTAGATGTAGGCGTGGCCCGGCGGGCCGAACAGCGACGCGCTGGGCGGCCTCGGCCCGCCGAAGGCATGCCGTTCACGAGCAACGTGGCGCCGATGAGCTGCCGCGCGACGCGCGGCGCGCTATGGGTGAAGTCCATGCGACGGATTCCTACAGCATATTGGCTGCGTTGTTCGTACCGTGAGGCTCCTCGACCTTTAGGGGTACGACAATGAACAACGATTCGACCATCGACACATTGAACGACCTCATCGAAACCTCGAAGGATGGCGAGAAGGGATTCGCGAAGTCCGCCGACGAGACCAGGAACCCCGAGCTGCGTGCGCTGTTCAGCGAAGGGTCCGCGCGCTGCGCACGCAGTGCGCGTGAGCTGCAGGACCTCGTGCGCGGTCTGGGGGGCGATCCGGAGAAGCGCGGCAGCGCGGCGGGCGCCCTGCATCGCGGCTGGGTCGACGTGAAGGCGGCTATGACGGGACGCGACGACAAGGCGATCCTGAACGAATGCGAGCGTGGCGAAGATGTCGCCAAGGCCCGCTATGCGAACGCGCTGCGGGAGGACCTGCCGCCGCAGGTTCGAATGATCGTGGAGCGGCAGTATGACGGCGTGCTGAAGAACCACGATCGCGTAAAGGCACTGCGGGACGCGGCGGTGTAACCAGGCAATGCCGGGGCGGCAGCCGCCCGCGAACGGCTGACGCGCGGGGCATCGGGGGGGGCCGGACGGGGTCGCTCAGCGCTTTCGCGCCCACTCCGCCAGCCGACCGATGCCCTCGGTGATCATCTCCACGGAGATTCCGGAGTACGCCAGCCGGATGTAATGCTCGGTTTCTTCCTTCTGGCGCGTGCCGAAGTGATGACGCGTGCAGAAGGAGACGCCGGTCTCGTGGAGCGCAGCCGTGGCCAGTTCCGCGACATCCTGGTAGCCCTTGTGCCGCAGTAGTTCGGTCACGTTGGGGAACAGGTAGAACGTGGCATCCGGCCTCGCGATCGTAAGTCCGGGCACCTGCTGCAGCGCTGCGATCGCGGCGTCACGCCGCCGCTGCAATTCCACCAGGATGGGCGCCGCGCCTTCTGGATTGCGCAACGCCTCGATTCCCGCCACCTGCACGAAATGCGTGGTGCAGCTTTCGTCGTTGGTGTTGAGCTTGGCGATCTGCGCGATCACCGGCTCCGGGCCCGCGGCGCAGCCCAGGCGCCAGCCCGTCATCGCGAACTTCTTGGAGAAGGTGTAGAGGATGACCGTGCGACCGGCCATGCCAGGCAATGATGCGATGGATGCCGACTTGCCGGCGTAACGCATCTCGAAGTACGCCTCGTCCGACAGCACGGTGAGATCGTGCTCGATGGCGATGCGGGCGATCTCGGCCATCTCCTCCGCCGAGCTCTCACAGCCCAGCGGATTCTGCAGATTGTTGTAGATCAGGATCCGCGCCTGCGGCGCCAGCGCGCGCAGCTGCTCGAGGTCGATGCCGAAGCCCGTGGCCGTTTCGTGGTAACGGTAGGGCAGCGCCTTGCCGCCGAAGTAATTGATCTGGCTCTCGTAGATGGGATAGCCGGGATTCGGGTACAGCACGCCATCGCCGGGGTTCATCACCGCCTGGATGAACTTGGTGATCACCGGCTTGCCGCCGGGCTGGACGACGATGTTGTCCGGTCCGAACGTGAGGCCCCGATCACCCCCGATGTTGGCGGCGAGCGCCTCCCGCAACGGCGCAATGCCGGCGGCGGCGCAGTATCCTGTCTTGCCCTCGGCGATGGCCCGGTTCATCGCCGCGACGATGTTGGCCGGCGTCGGAAGGTTGATATCGCCCAGGTGGAAGGGAAACACGCGGTTACCCTTGGCCGCCCACTCCGCAGCGGCCAGGGAAACTGCAAAGGCCGTCTCCGTCCCGAGTTGGTCCAGTCTTCGTGCCAGCTGCATGAATTCCCCAAGGGGCGCCGCCTTGAGCCCCCGCGCCACGCTGCGGGGCTCAAGGCGGGCCTGCTGAGCTCGACCCGTCGTTATCGACTGACCGTGATGCTGGCCTGCAGATCCGTCGGGCGAATGATTTCATTGACCGGAGGCGCGGCCACCAGCTTGACCCAGACGTCCTTCCCGCTCTTGAACCAGGACGTCTCTTTCGCCTTGCGCAAGGCGGCCATGCTGCCCTGCTGCGTTCCGGAAGCGGCCTTGCTGAAGCCCGGCAGCTTGAACAGGACCCACGAGTCCTTGTCCATTTCGGCCAGGCTGAGCGTGACTTCGGGCCTTTCGGTCTTCACCTCGATCTCGGTGCCGGCCTTCACGGTGCTCTGGTCGCCGTGGACCTTGAACTCCTTGCCGTTGCGAAGGAGCGTGACGGGCGGCTGCGGAGCAGGGCGGGTGAACAGCGCCTTGCGCTGTGCCTGGCCGAGGGGAGTGCTGGCAGCAGCCCCGCCACCGATCGAAGCCAGCAAGGCGAAGCGGGCGGTCCGCGATTCCAGATTGACCGCGCGCGGGAGCTCTCCCCGGGCGTCGGAGAGATTCAGGCGGCCGATGTCGCCCTTGCACACCGAGGCGTTCCAGTCGGGATGGATCTGGCAGCTGTCGTCGGTGGCGACGCTGTCGCTCTCGCCATCGTGCAGCAGCACCTGGGAATTCGGAATGCCGGTCACCGAGCCGTCCAGGTCGCGGAACGACAGGGTCCGATAGGCGTTGCCGCCGCGGTTGTCGTTGTCGAAGCGGGTGTCGAACTTCGGGAAATAGACGGGCTTGGCGTTGACGAACTTCGCACCGCTCACCGTGCTTCCGGTGCTCAAGCCCGCGCTCGTGAACAGCAGGAAGGAAAGGGCGCCCGTCTTGCGCTGCTGGTTGTCCTGGAAATTGACGAACGTCGTGTTCACCACGTCGTCGCGGTAGTCATAGAACTCGTAGCCACGGATGGGGAAATCCGGAATCGGAGGCTTCGGCAGGCTGCGGCCGTAGGCAATCTCCTCCGGCGTTCTGGGGTTGCCGATGTTCTCGGTCTCGCCGACGACCAGCGAATCGACCAGCCGTGAACTGAAGCGCGAGGTGCCGATGTCGCCAGCGGCCTGCGTCATGCCGATGGCGTTGTCGGCAAACCTGGCGTTCTTGTAGACGTAGAGGTCGCCGCGGCCCCACAGGCCCCCATTGCGGTTCTTGTAGGCGGTGAGATTCTCGAAGTGCGTCTCCGCCACTTCGCTCTCCAGATCGTTGGGATCCTTCAACGGCAGCCACGGAATGGAGGCCAGGCCGAAGGTGTTGTCCTCGTTGATGTGCCGGTCGATCATGAACCCGTCGAAGTTGGAATGGGACACATTGCCCCGGAAGGCGCGCAGCGGTGTGCGGCGCGGCCAGGTGCTCTTCGAAACTTCCGTGTTCAGGAAGGCCCCGTTCGGGTGCTCGGGAATGGAGAACCAGAAGCCGGTCTGATCGGAACCGGCGGCCACGTTGTCGAAGAAGGCGTTGTCCGGGTTCGTGATCCAGTAGGCCGACACCGTGTTGTCCGAGGGCAGCAGGGTGTCCTTGCCGGAAAAGCTGACCTGCCTCATGCCCTGGCGATTCCCGCTGATCTCTCCGTTGGCGGCGAGGTTTTGCGGCACGCAGGGCTTGGTGGGATGACACTTGATCTGGATGGCGAGGTTCCGCACGTACTCGTTGCCGTGCTCGATGCCGTCTTCGAGGAAGAAGCAGTGGCCGACGATGTTGTAGGTCACGTTGTTCTCGACCCGCAGATCGTTCGTACCGTGCACGGTCACGCAACGGTTGTAGGTTTCGTGGATGGCCGCGTTCCGGATGTACTGGCCCTTGCCGCCGTCACCGACCAGATGCCAGTGGATCGGGTAGCGGGCCAGCGTCATGTGCTGGCCCATGCGGGTGAGCTCGACGCCTGAGACATACATCTTGCTCGTGACCATGGCCATGATGTGGCCACCCCGATACGACTGCGCCGCGTCTTCGGAGGCCTGGACCTTGACGTTGCGGGTCAGCAGGGCCACCTCGCCGCGCTCGTCCACGTCGAAGGTGATCTGGCCGAAGTGCATGTACTCGAGGGGCTTGTCCAGCGTGATGCTGTTGCCACTGATGGAGGCGATGGTGCGCTTCTCGGCCTGGCGCGGGTTGTAGTCGGTGGAGGCGAGAACGATCACGTCGCCCGCCTTCCACTGCGAGGCGTCCAGCACCTCGATCGTGCTGCTGCCGGCATCAGCCGTCCTGGCCAGCTTGGTCCAGGTGTGGGTGATGTTCCCGTGCAGGTTCAGGGTGCCGCCCGAGAGCATGATGCCGCGGTCACCCATGCCCATCACCTGCTCGTCCTTCACGTTGTCGGTGAGGGTGATGGTGGCCTTGCGGGTGTGCGGCCTGGCCTCGGTGCCGATCGCGAGTTCGCCGTGCACCATGATCCATTCGGTGGTCAGTTCCAGGTCGGCTTTGTCCGAGAAGCTGAGCTTGCCCATGACGGTCAGGCCGTTCAGGGCAGGGGGGCTGACGTCGAGCACGACGTTCACGCCATTGCCAATCGTGACCTTGCCGCCTGCCTTGGGCACCGCACCACGGGCCCACGTGGACTTGGCCGACCACGCCCCGCTCTTGACGGCTTCCTGGGCCTGAGCAGCAAAGGAGAAAGTCGCAGCAGCCAGTACCGACAGATGCAACAGATAATTCTTGACTCGCATGGAACCTGCCCCCCGAAACTGCAGACGCCGTTTGTCCGGCTTGCCTGCGTGATCAGCAAGAAAAATGACGGGCCGATTATTCAGTACTTACCGTCGTACAGGCAAACCCGCGCCCACCACTTTGCGTGAACGCGCCGGCCGCCGCGCGGGGGAGGGGGCAGGCCGCAGGGGGCAAATGCCGGCGGGGCCTGAGCTGATCGCACCCGATCGGCGCCCAGCGATGTGATTTTTCGGTCATCGTGACGCTAAAATTGTCCAACGCCCGCCAGATCAGGGCAGGGACGCCAGCTTGCGAAGCTGCGAAACAAACCGTTGGGAGCAGGGGCATGAATCATCCATTTCTCGGGACCTGGGCCGCATTGGTGTTCCTCTGTGCGGCAGCGGTCGCCGGTACCTCCGCACTCGCTGCGGAGCCCGCGGCCTCCATCCCGGCGGGTAGCCTGGTGCAGCCTGCCCAGTGGGCTGCGAAGCTGAAGGACGGTTCCGCATCGAAGTCGCTGATGCTGCACGTCGGCTTCAGGAGCATGTTCGACCAGGCGCACATCCCCGGCTCGGAGTACGCAGGTCCTGGCAGTTCGGGGGCGGGCCTGCAGGTGCTGCGCGACCGCGTCGCCTCGCTGCCCAAGGATTCGCCCATCGTGATCTACTGCGGCTGCTGCCCGTGGACACGCTGCCCCAACATGGCCGGCGCCTACGCAGCTCTGGTGGAGCTGGGCTTCACCAACGTGAAAGCCATCTTCATCGAAGACAACTTCGGCAAGGATTGGGTGGACCAGGGCTATCCCACCGAGAAGCAGAAATGACGGGGCGGCCGCTGGTCGTTGCCGCAGCGCTGCTGTTGCTCCTCAGCGGCACCGCCGGCGCGATGAAGCTCGGCGACGCCGCGCCGGACTTCACGCGCACCGACCTCGGCGGCAAGCAGGTCCAGTTGTCGAAGTATCGCGGCCAGATCGTCCTGCTCAACTTCTGGGCGTCGTGGTGCGCACCGTGCCGCGAGGAGATGCCGCTGTTCTCGAAGTGGCAGCGGGAGTTCGGCGCGCACCGCCTGCGGGTCGTCGGCATTTCGATGGATGACGATGTACGTGAGGTGCAAAGGTTCCTCGCGGCGTATCCGGTCACCTATCCGATAGTGATGGGCGATGCGAAGTTCGCCGAGCAGTTCGGCGGCGTGCTCGGTCTGCCGCTGAGCTACCTCGTCGACGCCCAGGGTCGCGTGGTCGCGCGCTACCAGGGTGAAGTGGATCTGCCGAAGCTCGAGACGAAGCTCAGGGAGCTGCTGGCTCGAACGCCTGGCTAGTCCCCCCCACGTCGCCGATGCGCTGGGAGATATCCGAGGCGATGCGTCTCGGCATCGCCGCGTGCGGAGCGCAGGCGCAGCGCCGCGACGGAGAGTGCCGCGGTGCCTTACGGCGACGGCACCACCGCGCCGCTGCGCTGCCCCGACGCATCCGGCGCGTCGCGGTTGTTCTCCGCGCAGGAGTACTCGCGGATGCGCCAGTCCGGCCGCCGCGAGTACTGCACGTTGATCACCACCGGCTTCGTGAAAGCCTCGGGATCGGTGATCGTCATCTCGTTGCGGATGGTGTTCGCGTCGACCGGCGTGATGCGCTCGACGATGCGCATCTGCTCGCTGTGGGGCAGGCCGCGCACCGGCCGGCGCGTGTTGAAACCGGTGGTGTCGATGACCAGCGTCCTGCCTTCCCAGCGGCCGATGGAGTCGCCGTTGTAGGACGGGTCGAGGTCGTCCGGGTCCAGGTGCTTGCTGCGGTTCAGGAAGATGCGGCGCACCTGGCTCTCCACCTCGAACAGGAAGGTGATGCGGCCGGGCGTGGTGAGGATCTCGAAGGGGTAGGGGTAGGTCATGATCGTCGGCATGCCGGGCCACTCGCAGCCGGCCGCACCTTCGGCGAGCTTCCGGGCCTCGGCCTGCATGCGCTTGTGGATCTCGAGGTAGCGCGGCGTCAGCGGCGGGGCCTCGGGCGCCGGGGGCGGCCCGCGCAGTTCCTCGGCCGTCTGGCGATTCCGCCCTTCGCGCTTCATGCGCTCATCCAGCGTGTCGTCGTTCATCCACACGCCGGAGAGGTCGAAGGGCGCGGCGCTCGCGCTGCGCTCGGGCGCCGCGGCGGGTAGCGCGCCTGGCGCGGAGGTCAGCACCAGGGCGACCGCGAACACGAGGGCCGGCCTAGCCATGGTAGAAGAGCTTCGAGCCGTCGGCCTTGGTCACCTCGATGAAGCTGCCGCCGGGCTCGCCGCTCCGCAGCGGGTAGATCTCGAGGGTCACCTTCTCGCCGGGGGTGAGCGAATTTCTCTTCCAGCCGTTGCGGCTGAGGATGCCCGGGCTGCCGCCTTCCAGGCTCCACTCCGTCACCTTGCCCGCGGCATCCGTGACCACGACCTGGATCCAGCCGAATGTCGAGATGGCGATGATGGCGATGACAAAGGTGGGGCCGCTGAATGACATGGTGATAATCCTCTCAAATCCTAATTCGAGCTGTGCTGGCGTCAGCGCAGCGCTTCGATTTCGTCGGCAAGCTGGCTGTTGCGGCTGGTGTAGAACAGTTCGACATCGGCGAGGCGTCGGTCGAGATCGCGGAAGCTGGCGCGGACATCGCGGGCGGAGCGCGACGGGTTGGCGCGCACGCCCTGCCAGAAACGTTCCTCGTCGGCACTGTCGTACAGGCCGACCGGCTTGGTCGGGGCGAGGAAGCCGATCGCGAAATAGGCGAGCAGCGGCCAGCCGAAGCTGAGCGTCAGGATGACCACGCCCAGGCGGATCCACAGCGTGTCGACACCGGTGTAGTCGGCCAACCCGGCACAGACGCCGAGGAATTTGCCGTCACGCTTGTTGAGATAATATTTGGTCCGGCGGGGTTCCATCTCAGTTGCTCCTCTCACTGGAACGATATTCGAGCCGCGCGTCTTCGTCGCGTTCGTGGCGGATGGCGGGGCGCCAGTCGGGATTGTCGGCGGCGATGATGCGTTCGACCGTGTGCATCCGGTCTTCGAGGCGGCGGGCGAACTCGTACAGTTCGTCGAGCAACCGTTCGTCTTCGACCGGCAGGCTGGCTGCGCTTTTCCACTTGGTGACATAGTGCAGGATCAGCCACGGCAGGCCGACGAACAACATGCCGACCACCATGATGGGAACTAGGATTTCGTCCATCGGTTCAGCCTCCCTTTTTCTTGTTGGCGGCCTTCATTGCGGCCAGTTCCGCCTCGATGGCGTCGGATGCGCTCAGATCGGCAAATTCGTCCTCCAGCGTGCGGTGGCCGGTGCCCATCGACAGCGAATCGGCGCGCCCTTCGGCTTCGTCGACCCGCCGTTCGAGCTCGTCAAAGCGCGCAAAGGCGTCGGCAGTGCGCTCGCCATTGGTCAGCGCGCGCAGGCGGATCTTGTTTTCGGCCGATTCGAGGCGGGCCGAAATGCTGAGCTGGCGATTGCGCGCCTCGCGCAATTTGGCCTGCAGCTTGGTGATGTCGGCCTCGTACCCGCGCATCGTATCGTCGAGAACGGCGATCTGCGCCTTGAGCTGTTCGGCCATGTCGCTGGCCTTCTGCTTTTCGATCAGCGCAGCCTTGGCGAGGTCCTCGCGGTCTTTCGACAGTGCCAGTTCCGCCTTTTCGCGCCAGCTTTCCTGCAACGCATTCAGCTTGGCGATGTGGCGCTTCATTTCCTTCTGGTCGGCGATGGTCCGTGCGGCGGATGCGCGCACTTCGACCAGCGTTTCTTCCATTTCGAAAATGATCATGCGGATCATCTTCGACGGGTCTTCGGCCCGGTCGAGAAGATCCGTCATATTGGCGGCAATGATGTCCCGTGTGCGCGAGAAAATGCCCATTGAAGCAATACCTCCTGTACGGCGGGCGGTGAAGGAGTCGAAGCCATTGTCAATGCGCAGGGCATTGGTGAAGAAAGAGCGGTGCCGGGGCTGGGCAAGGGGGGGGGATGCCCCGGCACCGCTGATGGTCGCTGGCAGGGTCATGCCAGCAGACCTGCGGAGTCCCCGGTCACATGCGTCGCGACCGGAGGGGAGAGCGGAGCCGTCATCGCCGGATTGAGGCCAACGATCAGCGGGATCAGCAACAGCGTTGCCGCTGCCGTCGAGAGGGGGGAGAGCCTGCGGATCATGAAATGGGTCCTCGTTCCAGTGAATGTCGTTCCACATGCAAAACTGTAATGCACGGGCCGTGCCAATTGCGGATTTCCAGCGAAAACCGGGCTGAAACAGGTTCGGCAACGCGAAGTTGGGAAAATCCGCTTGCTTTTGCACGGGAAATTTCACCACATATTGGCATGGCTCGCGAAGTGCGCTTTGTCGGACAATCGGTCGCCTTCCTCGACAGCGTCGAGCGGGCGACGGCGGCGGCCGTTCTCGAACGGCCGGTGCTGGTGATCGGCGAGCGGGGAACCGGCAAGGAGTTGATTGCCGAACGGCTTCATCGCCACTCCAACCGGTGGGACGGGCCGCTCGTCGTGATGAACTGCGCCGCGCTGCCCGAAACGTTGATCGAGGCGGAATTGTTCGGGCACGAAGCCGGGGCCTTCACCGGCGCGACGAAGGCAAGGCCGGGCCGGTTCGAGGAAGCCGATGGCGGAACGCTGTTCCTCGACGAGCTGGCGACGCTCAGCATGGCGGCGCAGGAGCGGCTGCTGCGCGCAGTCGAATATGGGGAGGTGACGCGCATCGGCTCATCGCGTCCGATCCGCGTCGATTGCCGCATCGTCGCCGCGACCAACGAACATCTGCCCGCGCTGGTCGACAAGGGCCGGTTCCGGGCCGACCTGCTCGACCGCCTGTCGTTCGAGGTTATCACCTTGCCGCCTTTGCGCGCCCGAGAGGGCGACATCATGGTGCTGGCCGACCATTTCGGGCGGCGGATGGCAACCGAACTGGGCTGGGAGGAGTGGCCGGGCTGGTCGCCGCGGGCAGAGGCGATGCTGGAAAGCCATGGCTGGCCGGGCAATGTGCGCGAACTGCGCAATGTCGTCGAACGTGCGGTCTATCGTTGGTCTGGGCCGGAACGACCGGTCGACGCGATCATATTCGACCCGTTCGACAGTCCGTGGAGCCCGGCGGGATCGGCGGCGCCGGTTGCCGCCGATGGCGATTCCCGCCCTGCGGCGCGGGACGAGGCAGCCGTCGATGCGCCCGTCACGCCGCCCGCCAGCGACATCTGCACCGATTTGCGCGCCACCGTAGATGCCTATGAAAAGCGGCTGATCGAAGCAGCCTTTGCCCGTTGCCGCTTCAACCAGAGGGCAACGGCGAGCGCGCTGGGTCTGTCCTATGACCAGTTGCGCCATGCCATGAAAAAACACGGCATTTCCGCCTGATACAAAAGCGCCGGATACAAAAATGGGGGCCGCAGCCCCCATTTCCGTTTCGATCATGCGCGACGCCGGTCAATAGTTGGCGAGGTTTGCGTTGATCATCGCATAGAACATCGGCAGCGACAGCAGCGTGTTGAGGCGGGAGAACATCATCGCCCGCGTCGCGGCCTTGGCCTTGGTCGCATCATCCGCCTCGACCAGACCCAGCGCCTTTTTCTGCGCCGGCCAGATGATGAACCAGACATTGAAGGCCATGATCAGCGCCAGCCACATGCCGATGCCGATGAGGCGGGTCGATTCATCCATCAGCGAAAAGGCCAGATGCGCATAGCCCGCGCGATAGGCGATGATGAGGCCGGTCAGCACGGTCAGCGCCGCGCCCCAGCGGAAAAAGAACAGCGCCTTGGGCGCGATATATTTGGTCACGCCCGGCTTCAGCTCTGCCGGAACGCTCGGCATCGTCGGGATCTGGACGAAGTTGAAATAGTAGAGCAGGCCGATCCACACCACACCGAAGAACAGGTGGAGCCAGTGCAGCACCCCTTCGGTGACCTGGGCGAGGCCCGGCGCAAACCAGATCAGCGCGACAACCGCCAGCAGGCCCACAGCCAGCACGGCATGCAGATTTCCGAAAAATTTGCTCATGACGAACCCCTATCTCCTCTTGCCGTCCCGCCGTCTGACACTGCGGCAAGACTGGCGTTTTCCCCCGTTCGCCGCGCTTATGGCACCGGCCATCGGGGCGGGCAAGCGCCATGCGTCATGTTTAGCGCGCTTCGCCGTCGCCACCCAGCGCAAGCCCGTGCCGCATCATCATCGGCACTTGCGACAGTGTGAACAGGAATGTCGCTATCGTCACGCCCCACACCTTGAGCGTCAGCCACAGGTCGAAATCGAACGTCGCGCGCATCGCTTCGTTGGCGACGGCCATTGCCGCGAAATAAAGGCCCCAGTTGCGCGACAATTTCAGCCAGCCCGTCTCCGTCAGGCCGTCAAAGACCGCCTCCAGCAGGATTTTGAGCAGGGCCTTGCCGCGCCACCAGCCGCCGAGCAACAGCGCGGCAAAGCTGGCGTAGATGATTGTCGGTTTGATCTGGATGAAGCGTTCGTCATGAAAATAGATGGTGAGCGCGCCGAACCCCAGCACCAGCACTGCCGACAGCCACAGCATCGGCGAAATGCGTTTGAGCAGCCATTGCGATGCAACCAGAGCGATGATGATCGCCACCATGAACGCCAGCGTGCCGTTGATCGCGCCTGCCGTTGCGCCGAACGCGCCGTCGCCCTTGGTCAGGCGGAAGGTCAGGAAAAAGACGAGCAGCGGACCGAAATCGATGGCAAAGGGTATCCAGCCATGCGGCTTGCCCTGCGGTGCCGGCGCAGTGTCGCCGGTCGGTTGATCGTTCATGTCAGGCGTCCTGCAATGGCTTCGGCAATCTGGCGCGGGGCAAAGGGCCGCAGGTCGTCCATCCCTTCGCCAATGCCGATGGCGTGAACCGGCAGGCCGAATTGTTCCGCCGCGGCGACCAGTACGCCACCGCGCGCTGTGCCGTCGAGCTTGGTCATGACAAGGCCGGTGACGCCGGCCATTTCGCGAAACGTCTCGATCTGCGTCAATGCATTCTGCCCGGTGGTCGCATCGAGCACCAGCACTACATCATGCGGTGCGGCGGGGTTGAGGCGGCCAAGCACGCGGCGGATCTTGGCGAGTTCGTCCATCAGCTCGCGCCGGTTGTGCAGGCGCCCCGCCGTATCGACGATCAGGACATCGGTGCCGATGGCAGTCGCCTGTTTGACGGCATCGAACACCAGGCCGGCCGCATCGCCGCCTTCGGGACCGCGCACCAGCGGCACGCCCGCCCGATCGGCCCAGATGGCGAGTTGGTCGATTGCGGCCGCGCGAAACGTATCCCCGGCCGCCAGCATCACCGAATAATCCTGTTCGGTGAACAGATGCGCCAGTTTCGCAATGGTTGTGGTCTTGCCCGAACCGTTGACGCCGACCACCAAAATCACCTGCGGCCGGGGAAAGGCCGTCACTTCGATCGGGCGGGCGACCGGTTCGAGCACCCGTTCGATTTCGTCGGCAATCAGGCGGCGGACGGCAAGATCGGGATCATTGCCGGCCAATGTTTCGCGCGACAGCCGCTCGCGGATGCGGGCTGCCATGCGCGGGCCAAGGTCGCTGACAATCAATGCTTCCTCGATCCGGTCGAGCGTATCGGCGTCGATGCGTCCGCCCGAAATGAGGCCGCCGATATTGCCCGCCAGCCGTTCGGACGTGCGGCGGAACCCGCCAAACAGGCGTTCGGACCAGCTGGATGGAGGGGGAGTGTCGGTCATGCCGCCCTCTTGCCCAACAAAGTCTCTCCGTCCAGCCCGTTGATGCGGGCTTCGACAATGGTGCCCGGCTGTTCCGCGGCATCGAGCGCGACGCGCGCGAAATTGCCTGCATGGCCCGTCCGTCCGTCGCGCTCGACCAGCACCCGCTGGCGACTGCCGATCAGGCCGCCCAGCCAGCTTTGACGATGGGTGGCGGCGACATGGCGCAGGGCATCGGCCCGTTGCCGTGCCGTTCCGGGCGGCAATTGCGGCATGCGCGCAGCGGGCGTGCCGATGCGCGGGCTGAAAGGGAAAATATGGGCAAAAACGATGTCGCAATCCCGGATGAGCGCACGCGTCCGGGCAGCGGCTTCGTCGCTCTCGGTCGGAAATCCGGCTATCAGGTCTGCACCGATGGCAATGTCGGGCCGCGCCATTTTCAGCCGGCCGGCCATGGCCACGGCATCGGCGCGGCTGTGCCGCCGCTTCATCCGCTTGAGGATCAGGTCGTCCCCGGCCTGCAACGACAGGTGGACGTGGGGCAGCATCCGCTCCTCGCGCGTCAAAAGGTCGAACAATGGCCCGTCGATTTCGGCGACGTCGATGGAGCCGAGCCGCAAACGGTCAAGGTCGGGCAGGGCATCCAGCAGGCCGCGGCACAGCATGGCCAGTGTCGGCCTTTCGGCCAGATCCGCGCCATAGCTGGTAAGGTCGACGCCGGTGAGGACGATTTCCCGGCGTGGCGACTGCGCCAGCGCGGCCTTGGCGGTGGCGACCACCTGTTCGACCGGCACAGACCGCGACGGCCCCCGGCCATAGGGAATGATGCAGAATGTGCAGCGATGGTCGCATCCGTTCTGCACGTCGAGGAAAAGGCGGGTGTGGCCGTCCATCGCCGGAATGAGCTGCGGCGCGGTGCGGGCGACCTGCATGATGTCGCTGATGCCCGCCGGACGCCCGGCTGTCGGGCAATAGGCGTCAGCATCAAATTTGTCGCCATTGCCTACGACATGCGACACGCCGGCGATCGCGGCGAACGACGCCGGGTCGATTTGCGACGCGCAACCGGTGACGACGACGCGCGCGTCAGGGTGATCGCGCACCGCCTGCCGCACTGCACTGCGCGAGCTGCGCACGGCATTGGCCGTCACCCCGCAGCTGTTGACGACGACAATATCGCCGCGGCTGGCAAGCAACGCCTCGATCCGCGCGCCCTCGGCAATGTTGAGGCGGCACCCCAGCGAATGCACCCGCGCGGGCGCCGTGACGGGCGGTGCGGCGGTCATGCAAAATTGTCCCAATCGACAATGCCGTCGAACACATGGGTGGCGGGGCCGGACATGCGGATTTCCCCCGCGCCGTCCCATTCGATGACCAGATCGCCGCCGGGCAGGCTGACGGTCACGGGCGATGCCGCCCTGCGGGTTCGGATTGCCGCGACCGCCGTTGCCATTGCTCCGGTGCCGCAGGCGCGGGTCAGACCGACGCCGCGTTCCCATACGCGCAGGCGGATGTGCGATGGCCCGGTGATTGTCGCGACATTCACATTGATCCTGTCGGGAAATATCGGGTCATGTTCGACAAGGGGGCCGACCCGGTCCAGTTCAACCGCATCGCAATCGGCCACGAAAAATACGACATGCGGGTTGCCGACATTGACGGCGATGGGGGTTTCCAGTCCTTCCCACCCGACCGGCATTGACAGCGTGTCGACGGGGTAGGCGAGTGGGATGCCCTGCCAATCCCAGACGGGCGGCGGAAAACGCACGGATACCCCGGCTGCGCCGCCGGCCCCGTCACTGTCTGCGCAAATGATGCCGCCAGCGGTTTCGATGCGCGGCGTGCCGCCGAGCAGGCTGACGACACAGCGGGTCGCATTGCCGCAGCTTTCCACTTCGCTGCCGTCGGCGTTCCATATCCGCATCCGCGCGTCGGCGACATCCGACGCACTGACAAGGATGATTTGGTCGCAACCGATGCCGCTATGCCGGTCGGCAATGGCGCGCGCCATCGACGGCGTCACGGCCGGACACTGATCGCGCCCGTCGATGACGACAAAGTCGTTGCCCAGGCCGTGCATTTTGGCAAAGCGTCCTTGCATGGGCGCGGACATAGGGTTGCCGCGCCCGACTGTCCATGGCGCGCCGAACCGGCGGGTTTCAGGCCGTGCGGCGGTCCGCGACAGGGCTGGCGGTGGCATCTCCCGCTGCATGGATGCCGGTCACAGGCGTGCTGTGGGCATTGAGCACGTCGGCATGGCGCAACTCGCGGCTGTAGAAATGGCCCTGGCCGATGGCGCAATCGAACCCGGCGAGCATGGTGGCGGTATCGACGCTTTCAATCCCTTCGGCCACCACCGGAACGCCGATCGACCGGCCGAGGTGCAGCACCGCCTCTGCAATGGCGCTGCGCGACTGGTCATTGTCCATGCGCGTCACGAACTCGCGGTCGAGCTTGATCGTGTCGAATTTCAGCGCGCGCAGGCTGGCGACGGACGAATAGCCCGTGCCGAAATCATCAAGGGCTAGGCGGATACCCTGATTGCGCAGGCTGGCAAATGTCGCCTGTGCCAGCGCCATATTGTCGACGAGCGCGCTTTCGGTGATTTCGACAATGAGGCGCGCGGCAGGAAAGCCGGTTTCGGCGACCAGTTTGAGCAATTTCTGCGCGAACCAAGGGTCGCGCAGCTGCAACGGAGAGATATTGACCGACAGGCTGAGGTTGTCGGGCCATTGACCCGCCTCCTGCAACGCCTGGCGGATCAATGTTTCGGACAGGCGGGCGATCAGGCCGGTTTCTTCCGCCACCGGGATGAACTCGGCAGGCGCCACCGTTCCCAGAACCGGCGATTCCCAGCGGGCGAGCATTTCGTAGCCGATGGGCTGGTTGGTCGAAAGGTCGATCTGCGCCTCATAGACGGGGTAGAGTTCACCCTGGTCGAGCGCACGACGCAATTGCGTCTCGACGAGATCGCGTCGGCCCAATGCGTCGCGCATCCGCGCGTCGAAAACGACATAGCGGCTGCGACCGGCGCGTTTGGCCGCGTACATGGCTTCGTCGGCCTGCCGCAGGGTTTCCTTGAGGCCGCCTGTTTCCGGTTGCGCCGCCGCACCGCCGACCGAACCACTGGTCGAAATGCTCGCCCCGTCAATGGTTATCGAATGGCTGAGCACCTGGGTCAGGACGTCGCAATAATGGTCAAGGCTGTGGCTGTCTTTTCCGATCGGAAGCAGCATGGCAAATTCGTCGCCGCCGATGCGGCCGACGATGGCATCGGCCGGCTGGCAGGACCGTATGCGTTCCGCCGTCAGTGCCAGCATCTGATCGCCATGGGCGTGGCCGAACAGGTCGTTGACGGTCTTGAACCCATCGAGGTCGATCATGATCGCGGCGGGGGTCAGCCCCTGCTGCCGCCAGTCGTCGAACAACAGTTCGCCCGATTCAAAAAAGGCGGAGCGGTTGAGAAAGCCGCACAGCGGATCGAGCCGCGCCCGTTCGCGGGCCTCGGCCTCCATCTCGATAAAGCGGCTGAGGTTGCGGTTGATGTCGACGAACCGGCGCCATCCGAGCAGGATTAGCGCGATGTTGAGAATGAGGGCGGTCGCCGTGACCGACGGGTTGGGGGCAATCAGGTCGAGCAGTCGCCAATTGGTTTGCACCCACGCCGCGAATGTGCCGACCAGCAGCAGGATGGATGCCATGGTAATGCCGCCGGCCAGAAATTGGTCGCGCGCAAAACGGTCAAGCCGCGGCGAAGTCCGGTCTGGGGTCCCGTTGGTGGCCATGATCTGCGCGTGAGTCTGTTCTGGTCCGAAACTGCGGAACAGCGCATAAACGGCAACCCTATCAATAGGGTTAATTGCGGTGCGCATTGACGCGGCATTGCGGCTTGCTTTTGCGGCGGCGGCGGACTAGGGGCCGTTGCGTCGGCGGGGCGGTTACCCCGCGTGGCTCATGACGCTGGTCGGCGAGGTTTCGCCCACCGGCGTTTTTCGCGTTATTCTGGCGGGACCTGACCGGGTCTCGCGGCAACCATGGGGTAAAGTCATGTTCGACAGCCTGAGCGACCGGCTTGGCGACGTCTTTGCCCGTTTGCGCGGGCGCGGCGCGCTCAACGAAAACGACGTGAGAGAGGCGATGCGCGACGTGCGCGTTGCCCTGCTCGAAGCCGATGTCGCGTTGCCGGTTGTGCGCAGCTTCATCGATCAGGTGACCGAACTCGCCATCGGTCAGAATGTCCTGCGCTCGGTCACGCCCGGTCAGCAGGTCATCAAGATCGTATCCGACGCGCTGACCGAAATGCTCGGTTCGACCACCAGCGATCTGGTGCTCGATGTCGTGCCGCCCGCCGTCATACTGATGGTCGGCCTGCAGGGGTCGGGCAAGACGACGACGACGGCCAAGCTGGCCAAGCGCCTGACCGACCGGGACCGCAAGCGGGTGCTGATGGCGTCGCTGGACGTCAACCGGCCTGCCGCGCAGGAACAGCTGGCGACGCTGGGCCGACAGACCGGCGTCGAAACGCTGCCCATCGTTCCGGGCCAGCAACCGGTCGATATTGCCCGGCGGGCGTTGCAGGCGGCAAAGCTGCAGGGCTTTGACGTGCTGATGCTCGACACGGCCGGCCGGCTGCACGTCGACCAGCAGCTGATGGACGAAGTGCGCGCGGTCGAGGCGGAGGCCAAACCCGCCGAAACCCTGCTCGTCGTCGATGCGCTGACCGGTCAGGACGCAGTGCAGGTTGCACAGCGTTTTTCCGACAATGTCGCGCTGACCGGCGTCGTTCTGACCCGCATGGACGGCGATGCGCGCGGTGGTGCCGCCCTGTCGATGCGCGCTGTCACCGGCAAGCCGATCAAATTTGCCGGCACCGGCGAAAAAATCGACGCGATCGAACCCTTTCACCCGCAGCGCATATCACAGCGCATTTTGGGCATGGGCGACGTCGTCAGTCTGGTCGAAAAAGCCGCCGAAACCATCCAGCAGGAGGATGCGGAGAAGCTGGCGGCGCGCGTCGCCAAGGGCCAGTTCGACCTCAACGACCTCAGGATGCAGTTGACGCAGATGCGCAACATGGGCGGGCTGGGCGCCATTGCCGGCATGATTCCCGGCCTCAAGAAAGCGCAGGCCGCAATGGCCAACAGCGGCATGGACGACCGCATTTTGTTGCGGATGGATGCCATCATCTCGTCAATGACGCCCAAGGAGCGGGAGCGCCCGGCAATCATCAATGCCAAGCGCAAGATCCGCATCGCCAAGGGTGCGGGGATGCAGGTGCAGGACGTCAACAAGCTCCTCAAAATGCATCAGGAAATGGAAGGCGCCATGAAGCGCCTCAAGAAAATGGGCGGGCTGCGCGGTCTGGGCGCCATGTTTGGTCGCGGTGGCGGGCTGCCGGGCATGGGCGGTGGCGGTATCGGCGGCGGCCTTCCCGGACTGGGCGGCGGCGCGTTGCCGCCGGACCTCGCAAATCTTCTCAACAAGAAATAATTATCACATCCATATATTTGAATTTAAATAGAAAGGAATATCAATGGCTACCTCCATTCGCCTCTCGCGCGGCGGTTCGAAGAAGCGGCCCTATTACCGCATCGTCGTCGCAGATTCGCGCAGCCCGCGCGACGGCCGCTTCATCGAGCGCATCGGCAGCTACAATCCGCTGCTCGCCAAGGACAATCCCGACCGCGTCAAGCTGGACGTGGAGCGTGCCAAGCATTGGGTGAGCGTCGGCGCCCAGCCGACCGACCGTGTTGCCCGCTTCCTCGACGCCGCCGGTGTCAAGGAACGCGCGGCCCGCAACAATCCGAAAAAGGGCGAGCCGGGTCAGAAGGCCAAGGAACGGGCTGAAGACCGCGCTGCCAAGGCAGCCGAAGCCGCCGAGGCTGCGGCAGCTGCCGCTGCTGCACCTGCCGTCGACGAGGCACCCGCTGCCGAGGTTGCGGCGGAAGACACGGTCGAAGCCGCAGCCGAAGCGACTGCTCCCGACGCCGAAGCCGCTGACGGCGAGAAGGCAGAGGGCTGATGCAACCTCCCCCCTCCCCGTCCGGGGAGGGGCCGGGGGTGGGGGCTGTCGGTATGACGCAACGCTCCTCCGGTACGCCCCACCCCAACCCCTCCCCTCAAGGGGAGGGGCTCAAGAGCGACCGCCCGGTCGTGCTCGCGGTGATCACCGGCGCGCATGGGCTGGGCGGAGAGGTTCGCCTGAAGCTGTTCGGAGAGGGCGTCGACGCATTGAAGCGATTCAAAAGCTTCAATGGCGGCGCCCTTTCGCTGTCCGCCATCCGCGCGGACAAGACCGGGGCAATCGCGCGTTTCCGGCAGATTGCCGACCGCACAATGGCGGAAAAGGCGCGCGGGACGGAGCTTAGCGTGCCGCGCAGCGCGCTGCCGCCGCTCGGTGACGGCGAATATTATCACCACGACCTGATCGGCCTTCCCGCCGTTTCCACTACCGGCGAGCAGCTGGGCACGGTCGTGCTGGTCGAAAATTTCGGCGCGGGCGATATCCTGGAGATTGAGCGCCCCGCCTCGGCCGACGGCGCACGCGGCAAACGCTTCATGGTGCCGATGACGCTGGCGGCCGTGCCCGAGTGGAGCGACGCCGGCATCACCATCGACGCGGCATTTGTGGAATGACTTTCGCCGCCCATATCCTCACGCTATATCCCGAGATGTTCCCCGGGCCGCTGGGGCACAGTCTGGCCGGGCGGGCACTGGCAGAGGGGTTGTGGTCGTGCCAGGCCACCAATATCCGCGATTTCGCGGCGGACAGGCACCGAACGGTCGATGATACGCCCGCCGGTGGCGGGGCGGGCATGGTGTTGCGCTGTGACGTCATGGCGGCAGCGCTCGACCATGTGGTCGAAAGGGCGGATAATCTTCCCATTCTCGCCATGACTCCGCGCGGCAAGCCAATCAACCAGGCGCGCGTCCGCGAACTGGCTACCGGCCCCGGCGCCATCATCCTGTGTGGCCGGTTCGAGGGGTTTGACGAGCGGCTGTTCGAAGCGCGTCCGGCCATCGAACAGGTCAGTATGGGTGACATCATTCTCTCCGGCGGAGAGATGGGCGCCATGATGCTGCTCGACGCTTGCATTCGGCTGATTCCCGGCGTAATGGGCGCGCCTTCCAGTGGGGAGGAGGAGTCGTTCGAAAACGGTCTCCTCGAATATCCGCACTATACCCGACCCGTTGAATGGGAAGGGCGCACGATCCCTGAAGTGCTGCGATCGGGGGATCATGCGAAAATCGCTGCATGGCGGAAACGCCGGGCAGAGGATGACACACGGTTACGCAGGCCGGACCTTTGGGAGCGTCATGAGGGCGCTCGGGACCGACCTGCCTCTGGCGCGCGGCACGGACAAGAGGAAGAGGCATGAACCTCCTGCAACAGATCGAGGCCGAAGAAGTCGCCAAGGCGATGGAAGGCAAGACCATTCCCGATTTCCGCCCCGGCGACACGCTGCGCGTCGGCGTGAAGGTCGTCGAAGGCGAACGGACCCGCGTCCAGAATTTCGAAGGCGTGTGCATCGCCCGCTCGAACAAGAGCATCGGTTCGAACTTCACTGTGCGCAAGATTTCGTTCGGTGAAGGCGTGGAACGCGTGTTCCCGCTGTACAGCCCGAATATCGACAGCATCACGGTCGTCCGCAAGGGCGCCGTGCGCCGGGCCAAGCTCTATTATCTGCGCGGCCGCCGCGGCAAATCGGCCCGCATTGCCGAACGTCGCGACGCCCGTACTGACGGCGAATAATCGCAGCCTATGGCGCGATGAGGAAGGGCCGGGGGAAACTCCGGCCCTTTGCTTTGGGGGGAACCGGCGCGCGCGATTGCACCCCGCGTTTGCGCCCGCGTTGCATGTGGGACGGCAAATCGCCATGAGGCGTGCATGACCGACGCCCGCCCGACATTGACCGCCCGCCAGACCAGCGCCCTCAATAGCGCCTATGCCGCATTGAAGGCGGGCCGGGCCGCCGAAGCGGTCGAAACTTTGCGGCCTGTTCTGGGCGGCGGACTGGTTCATGCCGATGCCTATTGGCTGTTTGCCACTGCCTGCCGCGCGACGGGCGACCTTGCCGGCGCGCGAACGGCGCTCAATGCCGCCATCAATCTCGATCCCGCCAATGCGACCTTCTGGTCGGCGCTCGGCGACCTGCTGGAACAGATGGGCCATATGGCGACGGCGCTGGTCGCGCGTTCGCGCGCGTACGAACGGGCGCCGGATGACGCCGGCATGGCATTTTCGCTTGCCGATCTGGCCCTGCGGCTGGGTGATGGCGCCGCGGCGGAAGGGCCGATGCGCCACATGTTGCTGCGCGACGCCGGGTCGCCGCGCGCGCGCCATGCGCTGGCAATTGCTCTGCGGTTGCAATCGCGCAGCGCCGATGCGCTTGCCGTTATAGCTCCGCTGGGTGAACGCGCGGATGCGCCGGCCGAGTCGGCGGCCCTTCACGCGCATCTTTTGGCGGAAACCGGGGATTTCGACGGCGCTGTCGGCGCCTATCGCAAAGTGACCGCGCGCCATCCGCTTTTCATCGACGCGCAGGAAAGTTTGGCCCGCCTGTTGCCGCAATTGGGACGGGCGGACGAGGCACTGGACCAATATGCCGCCGCGCTCGATAGCCAGCCCGCTGACCCCGGTTTTTGGAGCAATGCACTGGCAACGGCCCGGAAACTCAGGCAATTCGACCGCCTCACCGAATGGGCGGACCGCGCCGCCCGGGCTTTCCCCGGCGACAAGGCCATTCAGGCGCTCGCGGCCGACGCGCGAGGCCATGCGGGGGACCCCGCCGCCGCGCTCGATGCACTGAAACCGCTCGCGATCGGCGATGCCAACGCCGCGCTGCTTGCGGCCCATTGGGCGCTGGCGCTGGGCGATGGCGCGGCCGCGTCCGACCATGCCGGCGAAGCATTGCGCCTGTCGCCCGACAGCGTCACGGCATGGGCGTATCAGGGGACCGCCTGGCGTCTGCTTGGTGACGATCGCGCCGCATGGCTCAACGACTATGACCGCCTGACGACATCGCTGATGCTCGAAGCGCCGCCGGGATATTCAAGCCTTGCCGAATTTCTCGAAGTTCTGGCAACCGCGCTCGATGGCATGCACCTTGCGCGTGACCATCCCGCAGACCAGTCGCTGCGTGGCGGCACGCAAACGTCGGGCCATCTGTTTTTGCGCGACAATGCCCATGTCGCGGCGCTCGGCCTGCAACTGCACCGACAGATAGAGGGCTGGTTGGCTGGTCTGCCGACAGACGCCAGCCATCCCTTTCTGCGCCGCAACAGCCGGCGCATCCTGTTCCGCCACAGCTGGTCGGTTCGCCTGCGCGGGCAGGGTTTCCATATCAGCCATATCCACCAGGACGGCTGGCTCAGCAGCGCATTTTACGTGCGCTTGCCGGCAACCGTCGGATCAACCGGCGAAGGCGGCCTGCCTCAGGGGGCGCTCACGCTGGGCGCGCCCGACGCGAGCCTTGGCCTCGACCTGGGGCCGGAACGGGTGATGGTGCCACGACCGGGCATGCTGGCGCTGTTCCCCAGCCATGTCTGGCATGGGACGACGCCGTTCGATGGAACAGAACCGCGCCTGACGGTCGCATTCGACGCCGTGCCGGCCTGATCTGCACCTGCCGCCGATCCGCGAAAACCCTTCCCCTATTCGCCGACTGCGCCTATGCGCCGCCCCGACGCACAGGAGGATTTATGGGTTATCGCGTGGTTGTGGCAGGGGCGACGGGCAATGTCGGTCGCGAAATGGTCAATATCCTTGCCGACCGGCAGTTTCCGTTCGACGAGCTGGCGTTGCTCGCCTCGTCCCGTTCGGTGGGTGAGGAAATCGAGCTGGGCGACACCGGCCGCACCGGCCGTGTCCAGAATATCGAACATTTTGACCCGACCGGATGGGACATTGCCCTGTTCGCCATCGGCAGTGAAGCGACCAAGGTCTATGCCCCCAAATTCGCCGCCGCCGGCTGTGTCGTCATCGACAACAGCTCGCTCTACCGCATGGATCCCGACGTGCCGTTGATCGTGCCGGAAGTGAACGCCGTGGTGATGACCAGATCGGGCTGACGGCGCAGCACGAACTCCGCGTTGAGCTTGGGAAACGGACCGGCGTCACCCGGTGCGACATTGGCCAGCGACAGCCGCTCCAGGGTCTCGCCGACGAAGGACGTGCGCGAGGCCGCATAACCGCCGCTGCCGATCTCCGCATAGACGCGGCGGCCCCGCCAGGCCGGCGGCATGCGCGCCGCGGCGCGCTCGAGCTCGGCCTGGATCGCGGCCCAGGCGCGCGGCCCGGCCTCGGGGCGGCCCAGCAGCGTGGCCAGCGTCGAGAAGCTGCGCCGCACGTCGTCGTGGCGGTCGGAGTCCAGGGCGATCACCTTCAGGCCCAGCGCCTCCAGCCTCTCGATCAGGCGCTGCGAGCGCGCGACGAGCACGACATCGGGCTTCAGGCGCACCAGGGCTTCGATCGAGACCTCGTCGATGCCGCCCAGCGGCGGCAGCGTGCGCACGGAAGCCGGCCAGTTCGACCAGCGGTCCACACCGACCAGGCGCTCGCAGGCCTGCAGCGCGCAGAGCGTCTCGGTCAGCGAGGGCAGCAGGCTCACGATGCGCCGCGGCGGCTGCTCGAAGGACACGGTGACACCGCGGTCGTCGCGCACCTGGAGCGGGCCGGGACCCGGACCGGCACCCTGCGCCGCCGCGGGGGCGGCCAGCGCCAGCGCCAGCAGCAGCGCCGTGACGACGCGCCGCGGGCCCGCGGCCCGGCCGTCCCGCGCGGGACGGCGGCGGGCGTTTCGCGTGCAGGCCGGCGGTTGCATCATCTCGAGCGTCAGCGCATCGCCCAGCGCAGCGTCACGAAGGCCTCGCGACCGGGCTGGTTGTAGCCGGTCAGCGTTTCGTAGTGCTGGTCCAGCGCGTTGTTCAGGCGCAGGCCCAGCGACCAGCCCGGTGCCAGCGGCCAGTCGGCGCGCAGGTCCAGCGTCGCGTGGCCGGCGATCGGGCGGGTGTTGGCCGCGTCGTCGAAGCGCGGGCCGCTGGCCTTCAGCGTGCCACCCAGCGTGAAGCCCGGCCCGCGCCAGTCGGCCGAGACGCGCAGGCTCTCCGTGGCGCGGCGGGGCAGCAGCTTGCCGGCGTTGGCACTGCCTGCGGTGGTGTTGACCGGATCCTACACCATGCACATCGCTCCGCCCCTGTTTGAGAAGGCCCATTCCTACCTCGATCTACAACTCACGCGACCGCCGCTCAGCAGCGGCGTGCACGGCGCCCCGCCCTCGCAGTTCATCACCCTGTCCCGCGAGTGTGGTTCCGGTGGATCCTCTCTCGCACGTCTGCTCGCCGCCCGGCTCAACCGTGACTGCCCGCCGTCGGGGATACAGGCACCCTGGACCGTCTTCGACCATGAGATCGTACAGCACATGCTCACGTCCCAGGACCTCTCGCCCAAGCTCGCGCGCTTCCTGCCCGAGGACAAGGTGTCGGAGCTCTCGTCCTCGGTCGGCGAGATCGTGGGACTGCATCCCAACCTCTGGGACCTCGTGCAACGCACCAACCAGTTTCTCCGCAGCCTGGCGACAGGAGGCCGGGTGATTCTCGTCGGACGGGGAGCGAATTTCGCGACCGCAGCGATCGGAGGTGGTATCCACATCCGCCTGACCGCGCCCGCCGACTTCCGCATCAGGCACATGTCGCACGTCCTGCGGTGCACGGCCCACGATGCCGGTGCTCACGTCCGGCGCGTCGATGCCGCGCGACGTTCATACGTGCGCTCCGTCTTTGATCGCGACGTGGCCGACCCGCTCGCCTACGATCTGGTGATCAACACAGCCCAGGTCGGCCTGGACCAGGCCACCGCCTTGATCACAACTCTCGTCGCCGTGCGTGCTCCGGCACCGGCGAACGTTGAGGCGGCCGTCTAGATCCGGTTCAGCCTGAACTCCTCCATCCGGCCGGTCACACAGAACTCAGAGCTCCTGACGTGCCGGAAGCGCCTACGCCATGCTTCAGGCCACCGTAGCCGAGCCGGCACGCCCCAAACCCGTCCCGGCCGGGGCGCGTCACTGTTGACGCTCCACCGATCGTCTCACGTTTGCGCAACGTCCGACGCCTTGGACGTTGCTGAAGCGTGGTGCGCGATCGCATGCTCGCGCACCCCCACGCCGCCATGCCCCACGTTCATCGTCGACTTGTCGTCTGTGTCGCGGTTGCCCAAGCCCTCACGGGTATTCCCGGCTCCGCCTACGATTATCCGTTTCAGGATCCAGACCTCCCCACCGAGGAACGCATCACCGACCTCATGGGTCGGATGACCCTTGAGGAAAAGATCGACTGCCTCGCGATGCGCGCCGCAGTGCCGCGACTGGGAGTCCAGGGCTCGCGTCACATCGAAGGTTACCACGGCGTGGCCCAGGGCGGGCCCAGCAACTGGGGCAAGCGCAACCCCACACCAACGACCCAGTTTCCACAGGCCTACGGCCTGGGCGCGACGTGGGACCCGGCGCTGATCCGGCGCGTGGCCGCCCAGGAGGCGCTCGAAGCCCGCTACCTGTTTCAGAGTCCGGCATTCGACCGCGCCGGCCTGATCATTCGCGCACCCAACGCCGACCTGGCCCGCGATCCGCGCTGGGGTCGGACGGAGGAAGTGTTTGGGGAGGATCCGTTCCATGCCGGCATCCTCGCGACGGCGTTCGTGCGCGGGCTGCAGGGTGATGATGTGCGCTATTGGTCGACTGCAGCCCTGCTCAAGCACTTCCTCGCCAACAGCAACGAGGACGAGCGCGAATCCTCCTCGTCCAATTTCGACGACCGCCTCTGGCGCGAATACTACGCACGTCCGTTCGAAATGGCGGTTCGGGATGGCGGCGCCAATGCGCTCATGGCGGCCTACAACGCCGTGAACGGCACTCCGGCACACGTGCATCCCATGCTGCGCGAGATCGTCATGCGCGAATGGGGCGTGGACGGGATTCTGTGCACCGACGGCGGCGGCCTGAATCTCCTCGTGACCAAGCACAAGGCGTTTCCTGATCACGCCGCCGCGGCCGCTGCCTGTCTGCGCGCGGGGATCAATCATTTCCTCGACCGGCACAAGGCTCCCGTTTCAGAGGCGCTGCAGCGCGGTCTCATCCGTGAAACGGACCTGGACGCGGCGCTGCGCGGCCTGTTTCGCGTCTCGATCCGGCTCGGGCTGCTCGACCCGCGCGAACGCGTGCCGTACTCGGGTATTGGAGCGCCGGGTACAGCTGAGCCATGGGACCAGGCGGAGACTCGTGCCCTGGCCCGCGAGGTCACCCGCAAGTCGATCGTGCTGCTCAAGAATTCAGGGAACCTGCTCCCGCTCGATCGCACCGCGGTGAAGTCGATCGCGGTCGTCGGCCCCCTGGCCAACGTCACGCTTCCCGACTGGTATGGTGGCACCCCACCCTACACGGTCCCGCCCCGCGATGGGATCGAACGCGCGGCGAACCCGCCGGGACCGGGCGGGTTTCCCGCACCCGGTGCGCCGCAAATAGGAACCAACTGGGTCGGCGACATGAGCGATGCCGCCATCGAACTGGCACGACGCTCCGAGATCGCAATCGTCTGCGTGGGCAACCACCCGGAGAGCAACGCCGGATGGGAGATCGTCACGTCGCCGGCTGAGGGGAAGGAGGGCGTTGATCGGAAGGAACTCACGCTCGCGCACGACCAGGAGGCGTTTGTCGCACGAGTCGTTGAAGCCAACCCTCGCACGATCGTCGTGCTCATCACCAATTTTCCCGTGGTGCTTCCCTGGATCGCCAAAAACGCGCCGGCGATTCTCCATCTGACGCACGCCAGTCAGGAGCAGGGCAACGCCCTCGGCGACGTCCTGTTCGGCGACTCCACTCCGGGAGGGCGTCTCGTGCAGACGTGGCCGGCTTCGCTCGCGCAACTGCCGCCGATGATGGATTACGACATCCGGCACGGCCGCACCTATCAATACTTCACAGCGGAACCGCAGTGGCCGTTTGGTTACGGCCTGAGCTATACCGAGTTTGCGTGGGCCAACCTGCGGTCCGAAAGCTCATCCGTGAGCCTGGAAGGCGAGGTCACTGTTGCGCTGGACGTGACCAACCGCGGATCGCGCCCCGGCGACGACGTGGTGCAGCTGTACGCAAGCTTTCCGGGGTCATCGATCCAACGCGCGCCGCGACAGCTTTGTGCGTTTGCCCGCGTTTCACTGGCCCCGGGCGAGACGCGCACGGTGCAGTTGCACGTGCGTGGACGCGATCTCGCTGCGTGGGACACCGCCGCCGGCCGCTGGACGCTTCCGGAACACTCGGTCCAGTTGATGGCGGCCCGCTCCGGGGCGGCTGCGGATGTCGTGCTCACCACTTCAGCGCGGATCGCGCGCTGAGCCGAGCCCGCCCGGCCCCGCGCGACAACACTCCAGTCGTCACAAGCAGCGCCGACGCCGGAATCCGCGGCGCGACGCGCCGACTACTTCGTTCCCGACGGAACGTCCGAGCTCACCACCGCGTCGTTCTCGAAGATGACCTCGTAAGTCTCGTCGTAGTAGTCCGTGCCGATCGGAGCCGTGCTGACACCCACGCCGTAGGTGCCGATGGAGACGGTGGAGCCCTTCATCGGATTGGATCCGCCCTTCTTGTAGGTCCAGACCTCCTGGGTACCCTTGCGCGTCTCCTTGACCTCGACTTTGGCCGGCTTGCCGATGGCCACTTCGACCTGTCTCGGCGTCATGCCTTTCTCCACCCGACCGTCGAGCACAGCCTGCTTGACCTCGATCGGCCACGATTCGTACTCGGCCCGATTCGCATCGATGCGCGACATCGGCGAACCGCCGGTGGAGGACGAGCAACCGGAGAGGAGGGCGGAAAGACTCAGAAGGACAGCGGTGGAGAGGGCACAGAGGTTCTTCATAGATCCGGCACCATACTGGGCACGGCCAAGACGTCAAAACCGCAACGCGCATGCCCGACCTTGTGCCCCGCCGGCCCGCTCGGGTCGCGCGCTGGACCGATCCGACCTCCTCAATCAGGCGGCCACCGAGGACACATAGTTCCTGAAGGAGTTCACCGAGTGTGTGTTGGAAATGCACGACCACGCAGCCACACGATCACACACGAGGTGAGCAACCGAAGCTTCGGCAGAGTTGAGCAACACTCCAAGGAACTCGGCACGTCTCTCCGTGCCATCGGTGTCCAACGACCGATCTTGGGGTCGGATGGCGCCGCGGTGGAGACCAAGTCAGACCGTAATCCGCTCAGTGACCCTCGCAGGTGCAGGCATACTCCGCGTGCGAGCACTCGCCACACGTCGTCATATTGAGATCGACCCGGAAATTCTGCGGTTTTTCGCCCGGAGCCGCGCGGATCTGCACGACCACCCGGTACGGCGCGCCCGCCGGAACCGGCGCGGTGGTCACGTACCCCTGTGCGGTTCTCTCCACGTCCAGCGCGGTACGACCGCCGGGCGCCTCGGCAGTCACTCCCACCACTTGATGCGTCGGGGCAATCGGTTGCATGGCGCTGTCGTAGAACACGATCTCGATGCGCTGCTCGGGTGTGACAAAAAACTCTGCCGGGTTCGGCGCCGCCTCGAGCAGGCGACCGCCTTTGGGACCCGCCTTGGTGGCGGCGGCCACGTCCAGGCAGAGCACGACGATGCTGAGCAGCGCCAGGCCGATGACTTTCAAACGGTGATGTGGATTCATGGTGAAGTTGGAGAGGTGTTGCGCGCGTCTGAACCGCTCTCGAGCCAGTCGTAGAGGACGGGAACCACGACCAGGGTCAAGAAGGTGGCCGTGATCACGCCGCCGATCACGACCGTCGCGAGCGGCCGCTGCACTTCCGCCCCGGGTCCGGTGGAAAGCGCCATGGGCACGAAGCCCAGCGACGCCACCAAGGCGGTCATGAGCTTGGGCCGCAGGCGCGTCAGCGTGCCCTCGAGCACGGCGGCGCGCACGCTGTGGCCTCGGCCGCGAAGCTGATTGATGAAACTGATCAGCATGATGCCGTTGAGGACAGCGATCCCGGAGAGGGCGATGAACCCGACGGCCGCCGAGATCGTGAATGGCAGCCCGCGCACCCACAGGGCGGCGACGCCCCCTGTCACTGCCAGCGGCACGCACACAAAGATCAAGGCCGCCTGCCGTGCGCTGCCGAAGCTCGCATAGATCAACACGAAGATCAGGGCCAGGGCGATCGGCACGATGATCGCGAGCCGCGCGCGCGCCGCCTGCAGGTTCTCGAACTGTCCGCCGAACTCGAAACTGTACCCGGACGGCCATGACATGTCCCGGCGCAGCTTCTCCTCAGCCTCGCGCACAAACCCCTCCGTGTCGCGCCCTCGCACGTTGATCAGGATCGCCACCCGCCGCTGTGTGTTTTCGCGCGTGATCGTGCCGACCCGATCTGCCACGCCGATCTCGGCGAGGCGGCCCAGCGGCACCTGGATGCCGTCGTTTTCCTCCGTGCGCACCGGCAGTTCACCCAACGCGGCCACATCGAGTCGCCGCGCTTCAGGAAGGCGGACCACCACCTCGAATGGGCGGCTTCCCTCCACGATGGTTCCGGCGGGCACGCCACCCAGCGCCGCCGCCACGGTGTCGTTGATCTCGTCCGCGTGCAGGTTGAGCGCCTGCAGCGCGGCGCGCCGTGGCGTAATCTCGAGCATCGGCACGCGCCCGAGCGCCTCAAACTCCACGTCGCCGCCCCCGGGAACGCCGCGCAGGATGTCGCGCGCCGACGTGGCGAGCCTTTCAAGTTCCTCGAAGTCGTCGCCGTAGATCTTCAAGGCGAGGTCGGCGCGCGCTCCCGCCATGATCTCGTTGAAGCGAAGCTGGACCGGCTGCGTGAAGAGATAGGTCTGCCCCGGCACGGTCCGGACGAGTTCGGTACGCATCAACTCCACGAGCTGATCCTTGGTCATGCGCCGGCCGTCGATCATCCGCCATTGCTCGCGCGGTTGAAGCTGCACGTAGGTATCCGCGGTATTCGGACCCATCGGGTCCATCGCGATCTCCGCCGTGCCGATGCGCGAGAACAGCAGCCGGATCTCGGGGAACTTCTCGAGGAGCAACTGCTCCGAGCGTTTCTGGAGCTCGACCGAAGCGGCCAGCCCGACGCTGTTGCCGCGGATCATCTGGAGTGCGATCGCTCCTTCGTCGAGCTGGGGGATGAACTCCGCGCCCAGGCGCAGGAAACCGAGCACCGCCGCCCCGCACAAACCGAGCGCCGCCACGATCACCGCCCACCGGGCGCGCAGCGCGACGGACAGAAGCGGCGCATACAACGCCTTGGTCGCGCGCACCAGCCAGCCGTCGCTCTCCGCGATGCTGCCGCCCAACAGCCAGGTGCACAGCACAGGCATCAGCGTCAACGCCAGCGCGAGAGCCCCGCCGACGGCCAGCATCACCGCGATGGCCATCGGGCGGAACATCTTGCCCTCGATGCCGGCGAGTGCGAGCAGCGGCAGGTAGACCACGGTGATGATCAGCACCCCGAAGAACATCGGGCGCGCCACTTCCCGCGCGGCCACACGCACTTCGGCGAGTCTTTCCGCCGGGGTGAGTCTTCGCGCCAGCGCGTGCTGCCGCTCCGCCAGATGACGCATGATGTTTTCGACCATCACGATCGCGCCGTCCACGATCAGCCCGAAGTCGATCGCACCGAGGCTCATGAGGTTGGCGCTCAGCCCCCCCTGCGCCATCCCCGTGATCGTGAAGAGGAATGAAAGCGGGATCGCCACCGCGACGATGGCGGCCGCGCGCCAGTTGCCGAGAAACGCAAACAGCACGGCCGCGACGAGGATGGCGCCCTCGACGAGATTGGTTCGGACGGTCCGGATGGTGGCATTAACCAGGTCCGATCGGTCGTAGGTCACGCGAATCTCCACCCCGGCCGGCAGTCGCGGGGCGATCTCGTGCAGGCGTGCCACGGCAGCGCGTGCCACCAGCCGACTGTTGCCTCCGGCGAGCATGATGGCCGCACCGGTCACCGTCTCCTCGCCGTTCTCCGTCGATGCACCCGTGCGCACCGCCGAGCCGATCCCGACCACCGCCAGATCGCCCACGAGCAGCGGCCGCGCCGCACCCGCAAACTTCACCGGCAGACCCGCGATGTCCGCGGCGGTGCGCACGCGGGTGTCGGCCCGGACGATGACCGCCTCACCGCCCAGTTCGAGTATCCCTCCTCCGGCGTTGCTCGTGCTCTTGCGCACGGTATCGATGAGCTGGGCGAAGCTCACTCCCGCCTGCGCCAGTTTTTCCGGATCCCCGTGAATTCACTGGCCGTCGTTTTACAACGTCGTGACTGGGAAAACCCTGGCGTTACCCAACTTAATCGCCTTGCAGCACATCCCCCTTTCGCCAGCTGGCGTAATAGCGAAGAGGCCCGCACCGATCGCCCTTCCCAACAGTTGCGCAGCCTGAATGGCGAATG